>OEOX01000022.1_pt1 | contig 1255 bp, 1 predicted proteins | sample 1539281 | NCBI WGS metagenome assembly OEOX01 (sample SAMN02393652, study PRJEB22366) | activated sludge metagenome | biome: wastewater | place: Canada: Ontario | reverse complement strand
CGTTCTGACAGCTTCGGCTTTGAACTTTTTAGAGTAACGTTGGGTTTTTCTGCTCATTATTAGCTCCTTCTGATGCCATTCTATTTCAGGAAGGAGTGTCCGTTAAACTCAGGCTACCTCAGGAAAAACCGTCCTGAAAAACCAGACGGCAGACGGGCTGTATTACGCAGTCAGGTACTTGAGCTACATGGCATCAGCCACGGTTCTTGAAAATCAACTTTCGATCAGTGAAGGCGCTTCCCGATTATCTCTTCCTGAAGGCACTTTAGGACAATGGGTTACCGCCGCCAGAAAAGGGCTCGGTACTCCTGGTTCCCGCACGGTGGCTGAACTGGAATCTGAAATTCTGCAACTGCGTAAGGCGTTAAATGAAGCTCGCCTTGAGCGAGATATATTAAAAAAAGCAACTGTAGATTCAATTGGTCAACGCAACAGTTATGTGAAAACATGGGGTTGCGGAGGTTTTTTGAATGAGACGAACATTTACAGCAGAGGAAAAAGCCTCTGTTTTTGAACTATGGAAGAACGGAACAGGCTTCAGTGAAATAGCGAATATCCTGGGTTCAAAACCCGGAACGATCTTCACTATGTTAAGGGATACTGGCGGCATAAAACCCCATGAGCGTAAGCGGGCTGTAGCTCACCTGACACTGTCTGAGCGCGAGGAGATACGAGCTGGTTTGTCAGCCAAAATGAGCATTCGTGCGATAGCTACTGCGCTGAATCGCAGTCCTTCGACGATCTCACGTGAAGTTCAGCGTAATCGGGGCAGACGCTATTACAAAGCTGTTGATGCTAATAACCGAGCCAACAGAATGGCGAAAAGGCCAAAACCGTGCTTACTGGATCAAAATTTACCATTGCGAAAGCTTGTTCTGGAAAAGCTGGAGATGAAATGGTCTCCAGAGCAAATATCAGGATGGTTAAGGCGAACAAAACCACGTCAAAAAACGCTGCGAATATCACCTGAGACAATTTATAAAACGCTGTACTTTCGTAGCCGTGAAGCGCTACACCACCTGAATATACAGCATCTGCGACGGTCGCATAGCCTTCGCCATGGCAGGCGTCATACCCGCAAAGGCGAAAGAGGTACGATTAACATAGTGAACGGAACACCAATTCACGAACGTTCCCGAAATATCGATAACAGACGCTCTCTAGGGCATTGGGAGGGCGATTTAGTCTCAGGTACAAAAAACTCTCATATAGCCACACTTGTAGACCGAAAATCACGTTATACGATCATCCTTAG
>OEOX01000001.1_pt1 | contig 39527 bp, 37 predicted proteins | sample 1539281 | NCBI WGS metagenome assembly OEOX01 (sample SAMN02393652, study PRJEB22366) | activated sludge metagenome | biome: wastewater | place: Canada: Ontario | reverse complement strand
GGCGCTCTTCCGCTTCCTCGCTCACTGACTCGCTGCGCTCGGTCGTTCGGCTGCGGCGAGCGGTATCAGCTCACTCAAAGGCGGTAATACGGTTATCCACAGAATCAGGGGATAACGCAGGAAAGAACATGTGAGCAAAAGGCCAGCAAAAGGCCAGGAACCGTAAAAAGGCCGCGTTGCTGGCGTTTTTCCATAGGCTCCGCCCCCCTGACGAGCATCACAAAAATAGACGCTCAAGTCAGAGGTGGCGAAACCCGACAGGACTATAAAGATACCAGGCGTTTCCCCCTGGAAGCTCCCTCGTGCGCTCTCCTGTTCCGACCCTGCCGCTTACCGGATACCTGTCCGCCTTTCTCCCTTCGGGAAGCGTGGCGCTTTTCCGCTGCATAACCCTGCTTCGGGGTCATTATAGCGATTTTTTCGGTATATCCATCCTTTTTCGCACGATATACAGGATTTTGCCAAAGGGTTCGTGTAGACTTTCCTTGGTGTATCCAACGGCGTCAGCCGGGCAGGATAGGTGAAGTAGGCCCACCCGCGAGCGGGTGTTCCTTCTTCACTGTCCCTTATTCGCACCTGGCGGTGCTCAACGGGAATCCTGCTCTGCGAGGCTGGCCGGCTACCGCCGGCGTAACAGATGAGGGCAAGCGGATGGCTGATGAAACCAAGCCAACCAGGAAGGGCAGCCCACCTATCAAGGTGTACTGCCTTCCAGACGAACGAAGAGCGATTGAGGAAAAGGCGGCGGCGGCCGGCATGAGCCTGTCGGCCTACCTGCTGGCCGTCGGCCAGGGCTACAAAATCACGGGCGTCGTGGACTATGAGCACGTCCGCGAGCTGGCCCGCATCAATGGCGACCTGGGCCGCCTGGGCGGCCTGCTGAAACTCTGGCTCACCGACGACCCGCGCACGGCGCGGTTCGGTGATGCCACGATCCTCGCCCTGCTGGCGAAGATCGAAGAGAAGCAGGACGAGCTTGGCAAGGTCATGATGGGCGTGGTCCGCCCGAGGGCAGAGCCATGACTTTTTTAGCCGCTAAAACGGCCGGGGGGTGCGCGTGATTGCCAAGCACGTCCCCATGCGCTCCATCAAGAAGAGCGACTTCGCGGAGCTGGTGAAGTACATCACCGACGAGCAAGGCAAGACCGAGCGCCCAATACGCAAACCGCCTCTCCCCGCGCGTTGGCCGATTCATTAATGCAGCTGGCACGACAGGTTTCCCGACTGGAAAGCGGGCAGTGAGCGCAACGCAATTAATGTGAGTTAGCTCACTCATTAGGCACCCCAGGCTTTACACTTTATGCTTCCGGCTCGTATGTTGTGTGGAATTGTGAGCGGATAACAATTTCACACAGGAAACAGCTATGACCATGATTACGCCAAGCTTGGCTGCAGGTCGACGGATCCGCTTCAGCGTGTGCTGCGCCTTCGCTCCCTGGTCGCTCCGCATCAGGTCCATCACCCGGTCGAACTCGTGCAGCAGCTCCTTGAACCACAGCTCGTAGACCTGGTGGATGACGATAAAAAGGATCTCGTCGTGCTCGGGGCCTTCGGAGCGCGGTCGCTGGAGGTCGAGGAGCCTGTCGACTTCCAGGTAGCTGCCGTACGTGACGGCAGGGTCCTGATTGTTCATTCGCCGCCTGGCCCGCCGGCGCGCCCGCGGCCGCCAGGCGTCTGGCCGATCCCGAGCTTTTCGATTCGTCGCGTCTTCATGTTGTAGACGTCACCCGTTGACAGCACGAAGTACGGCTTCTCCCAGGGCTGATAGAGCCGCGTGTTGTCGTGTATGGCGACCTTCCACTTCCCCATCACCTCGAAGGTGTCCTGCTTGACGATGATCGCGGTGCCTTCCGAGAGGCCGATCCCGAGCATCTTCGGGAGCTTCTGGATCACGGGGATCAGGTCGTCCCAGCGATTGCGCGTGTTGATGTGCTGATCGATGGCGACGTTGCGGAGGAACTTGAAGGCCTCCTGGTGATTCGGCTCCTGCGTCATCATCACGTTTGGTCCTGACGTGTCGCCGCGCACCAGGTACTCACCCTGGATCGTCGCCCCCGCGGAGCTGCCGCCGATCACCCCGCCGCGCTCGAGCACCTTGTGGAACTCGCGAAAGGTCAGCGTGTTCGCGAACGAGTCGACGATGTTCCACTGGCGGCCGCCGTTGAACCACACGGCGTTGGCGTCACGCAGTTCCTTCGCGAAGGCCTCCGTATCGGCCACCTTCGGATCGTGGGTATGCAACATCTTGACGTTCTTCACGCCACGCCGCACCCACGACTGGACGACGTCTTCTTCCTTGTATTCCCGCAGCGTGCCGTCCTGCCCGCGGTTGCCGCCGGCTGTGGGCACGATGATGAACTTCTTGTCGGGCCCGCCGGCCAACTCGATGAACTTCTCAACGATGCCGGTGCCTTCCGTCGCACCGCCGCCGATGATGACGAGAGTGCCCTTGGCCGGCCCGTACTCGGGCGCCGCCTGCTGCGACGACGACGCGGGCGCAGTCGCCCCCTGCTGTTGCGCGGGGACCGCGATCCCGAACCATGCGACGAGGAGGATGAGGATGAACGTGTGCAGTTTTTTCATAAGATCACCGACGCGAAATGGTATCAGTAATTCGAGGCAGCTCGATGTTGCGACCAGTGGGGTTACTTGCGGTGGCTAGAAAACTAAGAACTACGAACTTAGAACTAAGAACCATCAAGGGTCGGCCTCGCTTCGCTCGGCCGCTTTACTTTGCCGAAAGACCCGCCCTACCAGGAACCCGCACTAACGACAGCGAGCCGCGCAGCGGCGAGCGCTCCACGAGATCGTTCTTAGTTCTAAGTTCGTAGTTCGTAGTTTTCTAGCCGCCACGATCAACCCCACTGCTCGCAGCAGCCAGCTGATTCGAAATGGGAAGTCAGCGCTCGTACTTCCAATTGCGCGCCTTCCCTTCCGCGAGCCACTCGAGAGCCTGAGCGACTCGGCGGTCTCGGGTGGCTTCCTGTTTGGCTTCCGTGATCCATTCGAGGTATTCGCGGCGGTGGCTGGGGCTGAAGGCGTCGAAGGCGGCGAGCGCCTTCTTGTTCTTCTTGAGTGCGGCGGTGAAGTAGTCGGGCACTTCGATGGGCGCCTTGGGGGCGGTCTTCATGCGGACCGGCTTGATCCCGGCCGCGCGCTTCTTCGCCGCCTCCTTCACCATCGTGACGAACTTCTTCTCGGACGGAAGATCGTCTACGGACTCGATGCGACCGAACTGCCCGGCGGCCTGTTCCGCCTTCTCACCGCCGGCGATCACCTGGTCCCAGAAGCCGAACGTTACGTGCTGCTTGTGCGCCGCCATCCCGCACAGGATGCCTTGGTACATGAAGGCGGGATGACTCCACTTCAGGTCTTCCTCGACCTCGGGGCATCCCGTGTGCACGGTCTTGCGAATCTGTTTCAGGATCGGCTTCGCGAACGGCTGCGCTTTCTCGATGTACGCGTCGATGCGGGTGTCTTTCTTGCCCATGTCCTATTTCTTCCTCGCGAGCGTTTCCACAATCTCGTAGTGGAAGCGCACGAACCGATACAGCTCCGACTCGAGGATCCGGCCGCGTCAACCTGTTCGCGGGAATCAACGGCACCGACCAGTATTCGCCCGCGCTCGGCGACGCGAAGTTTCCGCTGGCCGAACCGTGGTGGGACAGCGTCCAGAACCTGATGAAGTACGACATCGTCGTGCACTCGTGCGACGGCATGGAGATACCGAGCAACAAGAGCGTCGCCGCGCGGCAGGCGCTGAAGGAATACGCTGACGCGGGAGGGCGCGTGTTCGCGTCGCACTGGCACATCTTCTGGTTCGAATTCGGGCCCGAGCCGTGGCCCGGCATCGCGACCTTCAACCACCGGCCCGACCTGCCCGCCAACCACCCGGTCAAGATCGACACCAGCTTCGAGAAGGGGCGGGCGATGGCGGAGTGGATCGACAAGGTCGGCGGCGCGTCGATGTTCGGCGAGCTGAAGATCCTCGGCGGCAGGCACACCGTCGACAGCGTCGGTAGCACCGCGCGGCGGTGGATCTACAGCGAAAGCCCGGCCTCGGTTCAGTACCTCGAATCGCTTACGCCGATCGGCGGCGCGGCGTGCGGGCGCGTCGTGTTGTCCGACATCCACGTGTCGACCGGCGACGGCACCAGCGACACGTCCCACTACACCAAGCCGTTTCCGACCGGCTGCGTGACCAGTGATCTCTCCCCCCAGGAGAAGGCGCTGGTGTTCATGCTCTTCGACCTGTCGAGCTGTACGTAAGACTCCGCTCCGGTCAGGTCAGCTTGGGGACGGCCGGAACGCTGATGTAGGTGTCAGCGACCGGCGATCGTCTGGCGCGCGAGCGCCTGGAACGGCCCGCTCGGATACAGCTTCAGGTAGCGCGAGGCCAGCACCGCCGCGTCGCTGTCGCCGCGCGCGACCGCCGCTTCCAGCGAAAGCGCCAGCGCCTCCTCGGCCAGCGCGCCGTTCGGATATTGCTCGAGGTAGCGTCCGAGCAGCTGGCGCGCGCGCGCCGGGTTGCGCTCGACGCGCAAGGCCCGCATCGCTTCCATGATCGTGGCCGCATCCTCGGAGGACGTGGCCGGCGCCGCGCGCCGCGCGCGCACCGGAGCAGGCGCCGCGCGCCGCGGAGCAGGCGGCGGCGCGATCGTGACCGGCTCGCTCGCCGTCACGATCGGCGCGGCTGGCGGAGCGGGAAGCTCGGCGCGACGCACGTGATGCGCGCGGGTCGCGCTCGCGGGCACCGGTGCCGACGGCGCGCTGCCGACGACGCGGTGATAGGCATCGACCACCCACGCCGGCCAGTGGCCGAACGCCGAGCTGGCAACCGCCCCGCAACCGAACATCGCCACGCCGACCAGCGCCGTGCGCAAGAACAGGCGCCGCGGTCGCTTGCCGGCGCGCCCCAGCCGCAGCTGCACGCGCTGCTTGCGGCCCGCCGGCGCGCGGTAGGGCTCGGCGCCGCGCAACAGATCGACCGCCCACGTCTCCGACGTGCCCGCGTCCTCGGGCGCGCCGTCGATCAGCCGTGTCGGCGTCTTTCCTCCACCACCCATCATCATTTTGTTGTCGAAATGTCCTTTCCCCGTTGTCCCCGTTGAAACTTCGCCGCCAGCGCGAAGAATTCCCGCCGCGCGTGGTGAAGCCGCGTCCACACCGTGTTGAGCGGAACGCTCTGTATGCGCGCGATTTCCTCGCCCGACAGGCCTTCGATCTCGAACAGCACGAAGGCGCTGCGGCGGTCTTCCTTCATCTTGCCCAGGATCGTCTGCAGCACGCGCTGGGCGTCCTTATGTTCCAGCGCCGCCGCCGGGCCGCCACCGCCGTGCGCCAGGTGGTCGGGCTCTCCGACGCTCCGCCGGTTGAAGATGTGTTTGACCCACGACCTGCGGCGGAAGTCGCGCACCTGGCGGCGCGTGATCCGGTACAGCCACCCCGCCATGTTGACGCCGTCGAACGATGACAGCCTGCGCCGGACGACCAGGAAGACCTCCTGGACGATGTCGTCGCGATCCGCGTCGAGCCCGCCCAGCGCGCGAATCCAGCGCGACACTTCCTCGAACCACGCGTCGTAAACCGCGCGAAACTCCGGCACGGGGACGGTCGCCGGCTGATCGGACGGCGGCGCGTGTTTCACGCTGGCCGCCCGCGTCGTGGTGAAAGTCCGGTCCAACACCAACGACGAAGGGGACGCTGCGACCGGAACCTTCATGGAAAATTGATTGTAGGCGATCACGCGTCGCTCTCCTTCACGCGACGGACGGGGGCGCGTTCGGCTATCGTGCCGCGGTGCACGAAGCCGACTCCAGCGCGGCCCGGCTGTCTGTCGTTGCCGCACTGCTCGTCATGGTTCTGACGCCGGCGAGCGCGCGCGGCGCCGACGGCGCGACGGCGGCGCCCGTCGAGCCGGCGTCGGCGATCGCAGGCACCAGCATGTGCCCCACGCCGTCCGCGGTGTGGACCGAGGTGACGACGTTGCTGCCGCACGATCGCCTGCAAGAACGTCTGCGCGCGCTCGCGTCGGCGATGCCGCTGGTCGACATCACCGACGCCGGCGCCACGGTTCGTGTCGTCGCGGCGGGACGCGTGCGCGAGTTTCGCGACGAGTCGCGCGACTGCGCGTACCGCGCGCGCGTCGCCGCGGTGTTCGCCGCGCTCACCATCGATCCGGCGGCGGTCATCGCGCCACCACCGCCGCCCGTGGCGAGCGCGCCGCCGCCACCGCCCCCCGCACCGCCGCCGCCCGCGCCACCACCACCGCTGGTGCGCATCGAGCTGGGCCTCGCCATCGACGCCGGCGCCGGCACCAGCACCACCGCCGTTCACGCGGGCGGCGCGCTGCGGCTGGCCGCGGGCCGCGGCCGGCTGGCGTTCGTCGCCGGCGTGACGCCGCTGCTGCCCGCGGACGTCAGCGTCGGCGGCGTGCGCCTGCGCCAGTGGCGGCTACCCGCCGACGTCGGCGTGCGCGCGCGCGCCACCAACACGCGCGTCGAGGTGTACGGCGAGCTGGGCATCGCCGCGGCGTTGCTGTCCGAAAGCGCGCTGGATCTCGCGCGCGCCGACAGCGGCACCACCGTGGAGCTGGGCGTGCGCGCCGCCGCCGGCTACCGTCTCGCGACAGCGTCCCGGTTCGCGCCGTTCGTCGCGCTGCAGGCCGAGCTGGTGCCGTTCCCGCCGGCCATCTTCGCGCTGCCGCAAGGGGTCGCCGGCCACACGCCACTGGTCTGGATCGGCGCGACCGCCGGTGTGTCGATGGGTGTGCAGTGACGCTGCGCCGAACCATCGCCGTGCTCGCCGCGACGGCCGCTGGCTGCGCCGAGCTGGACGTCGGCTCCGACGTGTTGTGGACGGCGCGGTTCGAGACCGGTTCGTTCTCCGAATGGACGGCCGTCGGCGGCGGCTCCGTGGAAGCGTTTCCGACGCCACCCAACATGGCCGAGGTGTCGAACGAACGCGCCCACTCCGGCGCGACCGCGGCAAAGCTGACGGTCACGGCGAACAACGGCGAGCCGCGCCAGACGACGCAGCTCACGCGCGCGGGAGGCCTGCCCGCCGACGCCTACTACAGCGCCTGGTACTACCTGCCCGTCAGCGTCAACGTCGGGACGTATTGGGTCATCTTCAAGTTCCGCACGCGCGACAATCCATCGGATCCGCAACCGTTAGTTTACAGAAAGGCGCCTGTGGCCGGGGCCGGTGCGGTTTGACGGTCCAGCCGGGGCGATGCTATCTTCGGCCCGGTTCCCCCGTTGGCGGCCCCTGGTGGCGGATCGAGGTTCGGCGCGGGGAGCCACACGCGGAGCGAGCCCCCCGAGGAGCCAGCCCCCAGGAGCGATGCCCCCAGTCATGCCCAGCGACACGCTCCAGCGACACCCGCCAGCGATTCGCCCGGCATTCCGTCACCCCCGCCCGATTTAACCGCGGAGCACCCGTGAAGCAGCAACCGAAGGTTCCGGTCCCGGTCGGAAAGTTCTTCGCCCGACCGTTCTTCGCCCCCCGTCGTGCCCACCCCATCGTCCGCCTGCTGACCCTGGCGGTGTTGGCCGGGGCGCTGACGACCGCCGGCGGGTGCCGCGGGAAGAAGCCCAAGGCTAAGGCCACCGGCGAGCAGCCGCCGCTGGCGCTTCAGACGTTCGCCCGGCAGTGGGCAACCGACCTCAAGCTCGGCCGCGACTCGCTCCGTACGATCCACGTGCGCGACGACACCATCTTCGCCTTCACCCGAGGCGGCCGCGCTGTCTCGCTGGCGCGCGACAGCGGGTCGATCCAGTTCTCGCGGCCGATCAAGGGCGGTGGGACGCTGCTGCACGCGCCCATCGTCATGAACGAAAAGCTCACGATCCGCACCACCCGCGAGGACATTATCGTCACGCCGGTCATCTTCCCGACCGCGACGACCATCGAGATCCTGGAGAAGGGCACGGGGCGGTTCATCACGTCGTCGGACCTGAAGTTCACCATCCGTAGCGACGCCGTCGGGCGCGGCGGGGTGCTGTACCTGGGCGGCGCTTACCGGGGCAGCTCACGCGCGGCCTCGATCGACATCCGCGAGCCGTACGTCCCGGTGCGCTGGGAGCTGATGACGCCGGGGGCGGCGATTTCCGCGGCGCCGGCGCTGTGGGAGGACGCGGTCTACTTCGGCGGCGAGGACGGGGCGGTCTACGCCGTTTCCACCGCGGGGCGTGAGTCGATCTGGCCGCTGCCGGGCGGGGTGTTCCAGACGGGCGCCGCGATCATCGGCGACCTCGCGATCGACAACGACAACCTGTACGTCGCCAGCACCGACAACAAGCTCTACGCCCTCAACCGCAACAGTGGAAAGATGCGCTGGCAGTATTTCGGCTCCGCGTCGATGCGGACGGGTCCGATGGTCACGTCCGACGCGGTGTACCAGTTCGTCCCGGGCACGGGGCTGGTGGCGCTGGACAAGGCGCAGGGGGAATTCATCCGCAAGCCGCGCTGGGTGGCCGGCAACGCGACGCAACTGCTGGCCCAGGACGAGCGCAACGCCTACGTCCGCACGCGCGACAACCGGATCGCCGCCCACGACCGCAAGACCGGCGAGCTCCGCTTCACGTCCCAGCGGCGCGATTTGGAAGTCTTCGGCACCAACCTGGTCAAGGAAGACGGCATCATCTACGCCGCCACCAAGAAGGGCCGCGTGATCGCGGTGCGCCCGGTGCTTAAGCCGGGGACGGTGGGGGAAGTGGTGATGTTGGAGTTTGGCGACGAGACGCTCAGTGAGAAGTGAGTTATGGACGAGTGAGTCATTGACGATTGGAAGACGAGTTCTTCAATAGTCAATGATTCACTCGTCACTCGTCAATTCCTACATCTTCCTCTTCCGAATCAAGAACTCGTGCCGAATCGGCTCTGCGCCTTCGCGTTGGAACGCGAAGAGGAAGCGCATCGACGTCTCGCCCGGCCAGTCGAAATAGGTTCGGTCGTTGGGGTCGTAGACCGTGTAGTAGCGTGGCTCCAGGTCGCTCGCGTAGTAGTGGTAGGGGTAATGGTGGTGGTGGTAGGGGTGTCCGTGTGAGGCGCCTGCGTAGCCGGCCCCGACGCCGAAGCCGACGCTCGGGCCCGTGCGCTGCATCGTCGGGCGCGGCGGGGGGAAGATCCGCGTCACGTAACTGCCCGGCGGGATCGTCGCGCTAACGAGTGGATGACTCTCGCCGCGCGGATCGACCGCGGCGGAGTCGGCGCCCAGCAGCTTCACCTGCGCTTCGCCGCGGTTGTAAATCCGCATCACCAGCCGGTTGTCCGAGGTGCGCAGGTAATACTCCAGCGGGTCCCGGCGCAGCGCGAGCCACGACTGGGTGCCCACGTGACCGGCAAGCTCCGGCGGCTGGACGACGTCGTATTCGTAGCGGGTGCAGCCGGCGAGGGAAAGGAAAAGGATGAAGGCAGAGGGATGAAGGATAAAACGACGCACGCCAGCGGGTCCTTTCATCCTTCCGCCTTCATCCTTGAATTTCAAAACCGCTCAAAGTCCCCACTGGTGCGGGTGGAGCCGCCCTCGACGTCGCCCTGGCGGTAGCGTTCGAAATCGCGGGGCGGGGGGGCCTGGCCGCGCGGGCCGCGGGCGTCTTTGGCCACGCGGCTGTCGTAGTCTTCGCCGGCGCTGACGCGGCCGGAGGCGGTGCGGGCGAACGCCGAGTCGTCCGGCGTCATCCGTCGCATCTCCACGATCACCTCGTGGCTGACGCCGCGGTCTTCGAGGTAGCGTTCCTGGTCCTCGGTCAACTCAAACACCTGCCCGGTGCGATCGAGGCGGTCGATCATCTCCCGGTCGCTGAGGTTGGCCCGCTCCATGGCGACGACTTCGTCGAGGGTCACGAACCCGTCGTCGTTCAGGTCGGCCGTGCGCGCCTTCTCGACATCGGCGGCGGTAGCCGGCTTCGACTCGGCCTTGCGGCTCGCCGCGATGGCCTCGTCTCGTTTCTTCTGGTCCACTTTGTCCTTCTGGGCCCCGATGAGATACCCGCCGCCCGCTCCCACGGCCGCGCCGATGAGTGCGCCGATGGCCCCTTTGTCGCGTCCCCCGCTGCCGCCGAGGGCCGCGCCCGCCAGCGCCCCGCCGACGCCGCCGATGACGGTGCCCTGCTCCTTGGAGTTCCCCGGCAGCTTGGAACAGCCGGAAAGCCCGGCCAGGGGGGCCAGGGCCAGCGAGCCGATCAGGGCGGATGAGATCAGGTTACGGTTTTTCATGGGAAACTCCTTCGAATGGAGTGGTCTGCGAATGGCGTGCCAGTGGGGGGCCCTATGGGGAGGAGTTGGAACGCGCACGCATCATTTACGCAGGGCCTTTACCGCTTCCTTCCCCACCCACCGCGACGACGAGCCGGCCGGCGATTCCACCAGCCGGTCGGCGAGCGCGAGTGCCGCCGTTTTCAGCGGGTTGCTCCTGCCGCCGATGGCGAGCAGCGCCCACCTGGCGCCTTTCTTGACGAAATTGCGTTCGTCCGCCGCCCCGCGTTCGACCAGCGGGAGGCGCGATAGAAACGCTTCGTCCGGCGACCGCTTCTCGTGCAGCGCGAGGCACGCGAGGAGCGCGAGCCCGGCCCGCTTGACGAACTCGTCGCGTGGGCCGTCGCGGACCGACCAACGGTCCACCTTGGCGAACGCCATCGACGGCTCGACCTGGTCAAAGAGTTTAAAGCAGACCGTGTCTACGACGGCCCAGTTGTCGAAGTCGCGGCACCATTGGTCCATCTGGGCGGAAGTCACCCGCGCCGGGTCATCGACGTACGACGCGAGGAGGCGTGCCTCGTACCAGCCGGTATCCCACAGCGCTTGAGCCAGTGCGTGATTCCGCCCGACGCGCTTGGCGAGCGCCTGGATCTTCGCCATGGATACGCCGAAGGCCTTCGGGGCGGCGATGCCGTAGCGCGGCAGCAGTTCGTCGCGCGTTTTCGCGTCGCCGAGTTGTTCGAGCTCGGTGAGGAGCCGGGGCGCGTCGAACTTCGTCCGGTCGGCCGGGGAGCGCTTCGCCGGGGGTTTGCGAGAAGGCCTGGGTTTGGAGGTAGACATGATCTCCGATTTGAGATTCGAGATTTCAAATGTCGGGGTTGGAGTTCGGCGGGGCAGGGGTGGCGCCCCCGCGAATCCGCTGGAGCTTGTCGAGAAACTCCCTGGCCCGCCGGTCCTGCCCGTAGGTGGCGCGGCTGCCGGCGTTCAGATGCCGTTGGCCGGGGATGTCGGAATTCTGGAGACTGTCCGCCCAGCCGCGGAGCTGGCGGGAGATCGATTCGCAGCGGGGGAGCAGTTCTGATATTTGAAACTTCAAATCTGAAATCTCAGATTTCAGAAGGCCTCGCTCCACCAGCCGCAGGGCGAACAGCAGCGCGTTTCGCACCTCCCCGACCGAGCCGCGGGCGATGTAGAGGAACCACAGCAAGTCGTCGGTCGTCCCCCGCTCGAATCCCTCGGCGATGTTGTTGCTGACCGACAGCACCGCCCGCTGGAGCTGGTCCCGAAGGTCGCCCTTATTGTCGAACGCCCGGTCGTCCACCAGCGCAAAGGCGTCTACCCCCAGCGCCTGCGCCGCCTGCCAGACCGGAGTGTCTTCGAAGCGGTGGTAGGTCATGGGTCGCCTCCGGTCTGAGACCCGACATCTGAGATCTCAAATTTCAAATCTGAAATGTCAGCCCCCAGATTACCCGCCGGGCGGGCGGCGGCCCAAATCTACGGCGCCGCGCGCGCCGCGCGACGGACCTCCGGCCGGGTTGGCACGTCCGGGGCGTCCTGTTTCGGGAGATACGCCGCCAGCTCTTTCTTTGCCGTCGCGTGCGCCGCGTCGGCCGCGAGGTTGTGCCGCTCCTGCGGGTCGGCGTCGTGGTCGTACAGTTCCTCCGATCCATCTGCATAGCGGATATAGCGCCAGCGGGCGGTCCGCAGCGCGTGGTTGCCGCGGCCGTGGGTGGTCAGTGCGGGACGCTGCCGCGTTGACGACGGGTCCTTCAACAGCGGGACCAGGCTCTGGCCCTCCAGGCCCTCGCGCGGCGCGACACCGCACAGTTCCACCAACGTCGGGTACAGGTCCACCAGGTCCACCGGCGCCGCCGCCCGCCCCGGCTTGACGCCGGGCGCGGCGATGATCAGTGGCGTGCGGGTCGCCTCCTCCCACAGGGCGAATTTCCGCCAGTGGTGCTTCTCGCCGAGGTGCCAGCCGTGGTCGCCCCACAGCACGACCACCGTGTTGTCGCGCAGCGTCGCGTCGGCGTCGAGCGCGTCGAGCAATCGGCCGACCTGCGCGTCGGCATAGGAGACGCACGCGAGGTACGCCTGCACGGCGTTGCGCCAGTTGTTGGTGCGGAGGATGTTGGCGTGGTCGCCCTGCGGCGCCGCCATCTTCACGCCCGCCGGCGGCACGTCGGCCAGGTCGTCGGCGGGGACGTCGGGCAGCCGGATTTTCTCCGGCGGATACAGGTCGAAATACTTCCGCGGCACCTGCCACGGCATGTGCGGCTTGTGCACGCCGCAGGCGAGAAACAGCGGCTTGTCTCGCTTCTCTTTCAGCCGCTCGATCGCCCACTGGACGATGTGGTAGTCCTCGGTCTGCTCGTCGGCGACGTCCAGCGGTCCCCAGGTAATCCCCCCGGCCCCGCCGGTCGGGGCGGGCAGCCGCGGCAGCCCCGCGCGGCCGCCCCTGCGGTACTCGTGCCACGACGCCGGCTCGTCGAAGGCGCCGTGAAAGATCTTCCCGCCGCCGGCGGCGTGGTAGCCGCCGAGCATGAAGTGCTGCGGCAGCGTAACCGCCTCGCGCAGGAGCGGCGCCGGTCGCCACGGCTGGTTGTTGTGATAGACACCGGTGGTGGACGGCCGCAGCCCAGTGAGCAGCGCCGCCCGCGAGGGATTGCACGCCGGCGCGGGGCAGTACGCGCGGGTAAACAGGACGCCGCGCGCCGCTAGCCGGTCGATATTCGGCGTCTTGGCGTCGGGGTGCCCGCCGAGAACGCCGACCCAGTCGTTGAGGTCATCAACGGCGATGAAGAGGACGTTGGGGCGGGGGGGAGACTGGGCGAGGGCGGGGGCACATGCCAGAAGCGCCGGAACCCACGTGAGGGCGATCAACAGAATGCGAACCATCCGCGTCACCTCCATTGCCAAGACAACAGCGGCCGACCAGCGTACCGCGTTTCGCCGGTCGGAGTGAATTCGGACGGGGCGCGACTGGCGGCTTTGGAGTGCTTGGATTACACCGCCAGGCGCTGGAACCGGCGCAGGAGTCGCGCGGGCAGTGGGTGTCGGAGGTGCCAAGTGACGCTCATCGGCCGGCTGCCCTCGTGCGAAACATAGTCGGCCGGGCCGAGAAATGAATACGGGGCGGCGAGACCGTGTTCGTGCTTGTTCTCGCGCGCGAATAGAAGGATCGTGTGACGGCGGGCGCGGTGCTCGATGTAGCGGCGTCCGGTCTCGGAACGATCGGACGTCGTGCTTTGGCTCTGCCAGTGGATCAGCGAATCGCTGATCGCGTAATCCTGGTACATCGTGGTGGGGGAGTAGTCCTTTTCCGTCTTGTTGAGCGTGAAGAGGAAGATGTCCGCCGGGAGAGCGGGCAGGTGCTTTACGCCTTCTCGCATCTCGGGCCGGGCGTCGAGCGACCACACGCCGAGCGCCGCCAGGATTTCGTCACGTGTGTAGGAAGCGTGCAACACGAGCGGGCAGAGGAACGGGAGGCTTGCCGTCGGCGGGACGGATCCAAACACGGGATCGCGCACCGTGTCGGGATGCGGATGCAACGCCCCCTGGGCGCGGAGCGCCTCGGTTTTGCCATCGCGCCGACGTGGCCGGGCAACCATCGTTAATGTAATTATGCCGTATTACCTCAAGACTGTCAACCCGGTTCGGCAGGAGTATTTCGCCCAGTCCGCCTTGACACTGCTCATATCGCTGCTTTGAGTCACGACAATCTCGGCATCGTCGCGGCCTCTCACGGCGTAATTCCTCTAACACGTGCGGCGTGATTTGCGTGACACTCATGATCGGCTTGGCTCCGAGCGCCCAGTCAGCCGCGACAGCAGATCAACGAGTCGACACAGATCGCCGTACCGGAAATATGCCCGGCCCGCTCCGATGATCACCGTCGGATCGTCGGGGATGAGATCCGTCCATTGTCGTGGAAGTCGTGCAAGCTGCCCTGAATCGTCGTGAAAGAAAACGCGGTACTCCCCCCACGTCTGCCGGCACTCGATTAATTGGAAGGTGCGGCCTCGCAGCGGATGGAAGGGATGCGTAACCCGAAACGTTTGAGGTGCACCGCTCGTCGGCGGTGCAATTGACTGCTCACGCCAACGCCTACGCGGAGCGCGTCATCGGCTCGATCCGACGCGAGTGCGTCGATCATGTGATCGTAATAAACGCGGCGGGCCTCCACCGACTGCTTACCGAGTACGTCGCGTACTACATGCGCTCGCGCACACACCTGGCGCTGGGCAAGGACACACCGATTACCCGCCCAGTCGCACCGCCGTCGGCCGGACCCATTGTCACTATCCCAGAAGTCGGCGGACTGCACCACCGCTACGACCGCGTTGCCGCGTAGCCGTCGCCTCGGGCGACCCAGCCAACACCCACCTGTACCATCAGTCCGTTCAACGGTTCCCGGTTACGTGAATGACTGCCGATGTTCGTGAGCGCGAAAGCATCGTACGACGTACGATGCGCCCTGACACGATGGTTGCAAGCTTCGAGGTGGAGTGCCGTGTCCCTATTTCGACTTTTCGATAGACACAGGTAGCCAGTACGACCACTCCGGCCAGTACATGGCCGTCGGACCGTTCGAGTACTCCTGGCCATAAGTTGCCGCAGAAGGTTCGACGAGGCGAACAACCCCGCTCAACGCTGAGTACTAGCGGATCTGCTGCACCAGGAGCTTGGGCTCGATGTACCTGACCGTCGCGAACCATTTGTCCGGCAAAATGAACTCGAGTCGTGGATCGCCGTGCCGTTGGGCGACGGTAAGACCCATCGATGCGAGCTGCTGTTCGAGATCTTCGAGATTGGGAAACGCCGGTCCATCTGGGTGCTGCGCCAGTTTCAGGCGTTTGCTGGCGATGATCGGCCGCACGCGGAGATCGATCGGTTGCGACTCGAACGGCTCGAGACCCTCTTCCACTTGGAGAACTACCACTTTGGACCCAAAAATGGGCACGTTGTCGTCTCCGAACGCGACGACGGTGACCCTCATGTTGGCGGCGTCGGTAGTGAAGCCCGCCGTGAACCGCTCGTTGTGTTGATTCTGTTCGGAAGCGAAGATGACGTCCTCCGACCCGCCACCGACCCACCACGGTCGTTCCACGGCGACCCCTTCAGTTGTTTCGAGCGAAACCGTCAGCAAGTAGTTCTGTTTCCGCCGCGGCTTCGGCTTCGCCGCCGGCACGGCCGGTCTGCTCGATGGAGCGGGAGGCGTGGACGCGGGTGGCGCGGTCGCGGTGTCGACCACCCGTTCAGCCGCCTCCCTCAGGTCGCCTCCCGACTGCGCTTTCAGCACGACTCTCGTCATGGACGCGACGCGGGGCGCAGCTCCGCTGGTCCCGGGGGCTCCTGCAGCGCCACTCGCGGCACCGCCGCTGGTCGTGCTGCCGCCGCCGGCGCTTACGGGTGCCGCCGCAACCGCTCCAGCCGCCCCGCCGCCAGCCGCTCCCGCAGCGGCGCCTGCGATTGCCGCTGCCCCCTGCTGATCCAGGCCCTCTGCGGTTTTCAGCGCTCCGCCCTGCGCGGTTGCCGTCTGACCTTCACCGCCCTTGTCGCCGCCCGCGCCGTAGAGCGAGCCGATCAGATCGGCCGCGATCTTCACCCGCTGCGTGTGCTGGTTCATCACGTTGAACAGGTTTTTCGCCGCCTGTGTCCCGGCGGCCGTGGCGCCGCCTCCGCTCGCCTGCGCCGCCGCCTGCGCCAGCGCCGCCGCCTGCACCACGCCGCTCATGTCGCGGAACAGATTGCTCTGGATCGCCGCGAGCATCGGCGCAACTCCCGACGCGCCGGGCAGCGCCGCGGGCGCCTGGATGCTGACCAGCGGCGCGCCGAGTTGCCCGGGTGCCAGCGTTTCGGCCTCGGCGCGGCTGGCGGCCTGGATCGCCGCGATTTCCGGCGCGGTCTGCGGGATCGGCGAATCCTGCCAGTTCCAGAAACGTTTCAAGTCGATTCTCTCTGCCGCGTTGAAGCGTCCGAGGACGGCCTCCGCGAAGACACCGCCGGACGGCAGCGGCACGACCTCCGACCTGGGGACCGGCTTGTCGAGCCCACGGCTGGTGAGAAAGTCGCGCCACGCGATCTGCTCTTCGCGCCAGCTCCCAGGCGTGTCGTCGGTGTCGAGCGCGACGTTCATCCGGAACACCAGGAAGTTGGCGGTGACCGCAAATGGCTGCGGTTCGACGACCCGCGCGAGCGGCACGTTGCGATAGGAGAAGCGCCCCAGCAGCGCGGCAATCGTCGCGTCGTCGAGCCTTTGGAATACGGCGCGGCTGTAGTGCAGACGGTTGGCCTCCAGGTGGTCGACCAGCGCGCCCGCCGCCCTGACCGCGCTGAAGCGGACGACGTCATGGAGCGGCGCGTTGCCGCTGCCGGCTGGCAGCGTGACCGGGACATCGAGTGGTACGAGCGTCCCGTTCACGTCAAACGTCAGAACCAGCGACGTTCTGGTCTCGGCACCGGCAGCGTTCCGTACCGCAATCGCCTGCAGATCGGCGAGCGCGACCGACGCTCCGAGCACCGCACTCGTCGGTGAGCTCTCGGCAAACGTGACGCGGCCGCCATCGATGCGGCGCACGGCGAATCCGGTCGCCTGGCCTTCTCGCAGCGACAGGCTGACCAGCGTCGCTTCGTCAGGGACGAACACCGAATCCGAACCCGCGCGCGCCGGCACCCGTCCGCCAAACGTGGCGAGGCGGTTCACCTGCTCGATGTCCCAGCCTTTCAGGGCCAGAATCGCCGCCGGAGTATTCGCCGGTGCCCGCTTGTCCATCGCAACGGTGGAAATCTCTTCCGCCGCCTCCGATGTGCCTGCAGTACCGGTTGCGACAGCCCGTTCGCGGCGCAGAAATCGTCCCCCGGGGGCGACGGCCATGCCTGCGGTCGTCCGATCGGCCACGCCCAGATGTCCAACGAACACGCGCGGCGTCTGGGGGATCACCTCGACGCTGCCGTACTCGGTGGTGAGCTGCCGCCGCGCCGCGGCGGTGAGCGCCGCGCCGGCGAGGATCGGCCGCAGCCGATCAACCGTCTGGGGATCGAGGAAGTTCACGAGCTTGAGCGGCACGAACAGGCAGCGCTCGGCGCGCGCGAGCTCGGTGGTGACACGAAACGCCTGCACGACCTCGTAGTACTGCACCGTCAGGGCGTGCATGTGGTTGTAGTTGGTGATCACCCGAGTCGAGATCGTCTCGTGCTCCTCCTGACTCACTTCGCGGACGATCGAGGCGCGCCGGTTGCGCGACGCCGACGCATTCTGCTGGCTGCGGTCGTTGATGTTCTGTGCCAGTGAGGCCGCCATGTCGCGCTGGCCGAACGACGAGGAGGCACTCATCGCCTCGGTGGTGGAGTGCGAGACGCCGCTGCTGCCGCCGATGGCGAAGACACCCAGATCGAGGCCCAGCGCCGAACCTGTCTGTCCGGTCGTCGAACTGACTTCCGTGCTCGACGTGCCCTGTTGGAGCTCACTGGCAGTGGCGCTGGTGACCTCGCTCAGTGCGCGGTTGTGCGTCGCGGCATTCGAGAGCTGCTCGGACTCGCTGATATGTTCCGCCACCCCTTCGCGACTGCGCCTTGTCCAGTCGATCATGGCGATCCTGGTACTTTCGCCCGGCGCGAGCGACGTGCTGTGCAAGAGCTGGCCGAGCGTGAGGCCCTGCGAGAACCACGACTGGCTGAACGTGAGAAGCGCGCCGGTGGCCACGCCGTCGAATGCCACAGGCGCCGCCAGCGCCGCGCCAAGGTCGATCGCGCCGGCGTCCTCGATTGCCGCGGCCCCGTTTGCTGGAGGCACCACGTCGATGAGCAGCGCGCGGTAGAAGACACGCTCGGTCGGATAGACGCCCGACGAGGGCTGCAGGTCAGTGGCGACGTCGGCGCCGATGTCCGGTTCGGACGAGAGCGCCGCCGCGAGCATCGCGCGCGCGGCTCGATATGGTGGCCACCACGCCAGATCGCGCACCGTCTGCACGTCGAGTGCAGCGGCCACCGCTCCCGCCGCCTGCCCGAGGGCTTTGAGGATGCCAATCGACTGGCGCGCCAGCTCGTTGACCGGCACGCCGGGCGGCGCATCGACGGTATCAGCGGCGACGGCGTTGAGGCGCGCTTCGGCGAGTGTCGGGTCGGTCTCGAGCCCGGCGAGGTTCGAAGCGGTCGCGAACAGATCCGATGCCGCAAGATCGAAGACGGTGCGGATGTGGATCTGCTCGAGAACTGCCGCCGCCGCCCCGGACACGCCGAGCAACACGCTTGCCGGCGCGCGCAACAGCTCGTGCCCCGCCAGGGCAGCGCTGGCGCTCTTCACATGGTCGGCAGCCGTCGTCGTCATTGGTGGAGTTCCTGGCTCTCAACTCACGGGCAGGGCGTACACCGCGAGCGCCGCAAACTCGGGCACCAGCGTCTCGCCGTTCTCGAGCACGCCGTCGTGCGCCCTGACACCCACTTCGAACGGCACATCCGGCTCCTCGATGGATCGCCTGGCGACGACATAGGCGTCGGCCATCTGCGCCTCGGCACCGATGCGCAGCCGCAGCAGGACTTCGACCGCCTCGGGCGTGTCGGTGGCCGGCACGCTCGCATCGAAGGCCACGCTTTCGTCCGCACCGACCTCGAGGCCGTAGGCCGCATCATGCTGGGGCGTCCCGGTGGCGGGGTGGCGCACCACCGCTGCCGCGACGATGACGACCTCGTCCAGCGCCGCGGTACGATTGACGAGAAGCACGCGGCCGCGCGCCGCAAGGAGCGGCTGCATCGCGTCCGGCCCGAGTAGAGTGACCGCCATCTCACATACCTCGCCCGCATCGATCCGGGCCGCTAAAAAAACTGTTGAAAGACCCCGAACGTGACCAGTTGCTTCACCTCGACGTCGAAACCGCCGCCGCTGCGTGGCGTAACCACAGGCTTCGCCAGCACCTGCGTCAGGTGTATCCCCGCTGTCGTGATCGCCGCCGCGACCGCCGCGTCATCCGGCATCGACGTCGCAGACGGCATCGGTATCACTTTCTTCTCGCTCATCAGCGTCATCGCCGCCTGGAGCAGCGTCCGCTCTTCAGGCACCTGCAAGTACGTGAAGCAGTTGGTCTGAACCCTTGTCGGCTGCGGCCAGCCGAGTTCATAGGTGATCGTGACGTTGAGGAACAGCCTGGACTCACTCGTCTTGAGCGTGGCCGCGAACATCTGCCCGGCCGTACCCATCTGCTCCCAGAGCCGGGTGCCGTAGAGCTCCTTCACCACCGCCTCGATCTTCACCGGTACCGTGCCGAACAAGTCGACGCTCTGGAAATCCGCGCTGACGTTCAGCCGCATCGTCAACGTCCGCGGCACCGACTGCTTCGGGCCGACACTGCGCGTGGGCGCGGCCGCAGCCGGCCGAGGTGCTTCAACGGGACCAGCGGCGGTGTCCGTGACCTTCTTCGCCAGTTCGCCGCCCTGCGCGCCCGCCTGGTTGCGGAGCACCTCGCCCTCGGCCGTCGCAGGCGCCGCGGCCCCATGCTTGGCGTCAAGCTGGCGCGCCGCGCCGACCTGGCCACCCTTCACGGTCTCATTGCGATCGACCGGCGCGCCAGCGCCGCCGCCCTTGGCCGATGCCGGCACGCCGTACAGCTGTGCGACCAGGGCGGCGGCGATTCGCAGGCGCTGGGTGTGCTGATCCATCACGGTGAGGAGATTGTCGCCAGCCTGCTGCATCGCCGCGGTTGCGCCGGCCGCGGTCACCTGCTGCAGGCTCTGCGCGAAGGCCGCTGTCTGCGCCAGACCGCTCATGTCGCGGAACAAACTGGCGTTCTGGAGCGCGGCAGTGACGGCGGCCATCCCGGTGGGATCCGTCGAAGTAGCTCGCTCGCTTGCATGGAATCCTCCGTAATGCTCATCAACCCGCCACTTTTTCACTCACGTCCGCCTGGTCCTTCTTCTTGGCCAGGTCCAGGGCGAACAGCGCGGCCCCCACGGCCCCGACGATCATCGGTTCCGGTGGCAGGTTGGCCTTCAACCCGTCGAGCCGCGCTTCGATCTTTTTCACCAGCGCGACATTCCTGCCGATGCCGCCGGAGATCACGAACTTGTCCGCGATGCCGACCTTCCTGACCAGAGCCATGACGCGATTGGCAATCGCCTCGTGCAGCCCGTTCAAAATGTCCTCCTTGCGCTCGCCTTCCTTGGCCATCGTGACCGCCGCCCCCCGGCCGAAGGCCGCGCAGGTCGAGCTGAACGGCAGGTCCTTCTTGCTCTTCAACGACAGCGGACCGATCTCCTCCAGAGGAACATGCAGGGCTTCGGCGACGATCTCCATGAAGCGGCCAGTGCCGCCGGCGCACTTGTCATTCATCACGAAGTCGCCGACCTCGCCCTTGGCGCCGACCCGGATGCCCTTGCTGTCCTGCCCGCCGACATCGAGCACCGTCGAAACCCCCGGCACGAACCACTGCGCTCCGCGGCAGTGGCAGGTGATCTCCGTGATGTTCCGGTGCGCAAAGGGCACGATGGCGCGTCCGTAGCCTGTCGACACGATGAAGGCCATGTCCTCGATCTTCAGGTGGTCGACCTTCACGTCGGGCAATTTCATGCGGTACTCGCCCCAGAGGCCGGTGCGGCGCTGGACGGCCGCCTCCACCGCTGCCTGCGCGGTCTTGACAATGTTGGGGCCGGTCTCGATGCTGCCGTAGGTCATCAACTCCCCGTCGTCGAGGATGACGCACTTGCTGCTGCGCGAACCGACGTCGATACCCATGGTTAACATGACGCGACTCCTTCCTGCTCCATCTTGCGGGCAAACACTGCCGCGCCCAGGGCGCGCACGTACTGCGGCTGTTTAGGGAGCAGCACCGGCTTGCCCAGGCGGTCCTCGATTGCCTTGACGATGCCCGCATTGCGAGCCACCCCGCCACAGATCAGCAGCTCGGACGGCACGCCCACTTTCTGCACCATCCCCCACAAGCCGTCGGCGATGCACTGGTTCGCGCCCGCGAGCACATCGGGAACGGGCACCGGCGGGTTCTTGTGGATGAAGGCCAGGATCTCGCCCTCGGCGAAGACCACGCATCGGCTGGAGACTTTCTCTGGGGCGGTGGACTGCAGCGAGAGCTCACCGAGCTCCTCCACCGGGACTTCGAGCATGCGGGCCAGGATATCCAGCAACGCGCCTGACGACACCGCGCAGCGCTCGTTCTTCACTGAATCCTCGACCAGGCCCTCGTCCGAAAGCCGCACGGCCATCGAGCTGTCGGCACCGACATAGAGCACCGTGCGCGCCTCGGGAAAGCGGAAGTAGCCGCCCGTGGCGATGCAGCTCGCCGGCGAACGAGTCTTCAAGGCCGCGATGTTCATGGCCGCGGTGACGGGCACGGCGAGTGTGCCGGTGGCCACCGCGGCCTTCAGATCCTCGCGCTTGAGGCCCGCCTGCTTCAGCGCCTCCTGCACCGCCATGCGCGCCTCGGTCTCTGCCGATTCCCCGGTCTGCATCGAGGCACCACCGACGATCTCATCGCCTTCCAGGATCACCGCCTTGGTCGATTGCGATCCCAGGTCCACTCCAACGACTGCCATGATGTGTTCTCCTCTTGCGCTGGCCGCGAGCTAGCCGGCCCGGCTTTCCAGCATCTCCATGAACGCCTCGGCGCGGATCTTCATCTGCGCTCCGCCCGGATGGCCGTACTCCAGGTCGAGCTCCAGGATCGGGATGCCGTGCTCCCGCATCTGCTTCTTCAGATCGAACTTGTCCCAGCCGACGTAGGTGCAGAAGCGCACGTTCTCCGACACGATGCCGTCGACCTTGTACTGCTCGGCGAGCATGCCGATGAGTTCGAGCCGCTGGTCGGAATTCCAGGTGTGCTTGTCGACCGGACGGCCCAGCACGTAGTAGCGGGCCAGCGCCTCCATCGGCGGCAGCTCGGTGTCCACCTGTCCCGAGGCACGGCGAATGCCGATGTCCATTTCGTCGACGACCACCACCGCGTCGGTCGACTCCAGCGCAGCGATCTGCGTGGTGTTGTGCAGGTCGTTGCCGATGAGCATCAGGCGCCTGGCCTTCTTGATCTCGCGCCCCGTGCGCTTGATCTCGTCGAGCAGTTCCTCCATCAGCTCGTTGAAGCGCTCGCGCGGCATGCGCACGGCCGCCTTGCTCACTTCCACGGCCTCCGCACCGGTCACCGGCGGCCGATCGCGCTTGCGCAGCTCGTAGAGCTGCTGCATCAGCTCGCGTCCACGGTTGTAGACCTTGATCGAGTTCGCGATATGCAGGTCGGGAATCCTGCAGATCAGGAACTGCGAGAGGCGGCTCCTGAAGACCTCGAGATCCTTCAGGTACAGCTGGACCCCCACCTCGTCGCGCTTGCGCGGCGCGTAGATGAGCTCCATGTAGGGCAGCTTCCTGTAGTACGACCACACCTCGAAGAGCCGCATGTCCTGGTCGCACATGTGGGTGGAGACGTAGCCGTCCAGGAAGCTGTACTTGCCGTCGAGCTGCAGTTGCCAGCAGGTGCGGATCTTGGAGCAGGAGTTGGAGTAGATGTGGGCCTCGGCCCCGTGCATCTGCACCGGCTCGTTGTCGCCGGTCACTTCGAACGGCAGCATCCCGGCCGCATGAATGATCTCCTCCGGGACGTACGGGTTGTACCAGCCGATCACCATTCGACCCGTTTCCTTCCAGTCCTTGACGGCGACGCTCTCAGGGAACGGCGAGGTCAGCTCCTGCATTTCGTTCAGCGCTTTGAGCGTGTTCAGCGGCGCGTTCATGCGAGCGCCCTCCTTTCCTGGTATGTCTTGCTCCCCTCGATCATCTCGAAGAAGCAGTCCATCTGGCTCTCGACCTCGGCCCGGCTGATGAAGGTGTGGTCGACCACGTCGCAGTGGAGCGTCAGCGTCGGCACCTTGACCAGACGCATCAGTTCGTCCTTGATGATCGGGCCGTAGGCCGCACCGGTCTTGCAGCCCCAGTTGTTGTTGAAGATCGCGCAATCCACCTTGAACCGCCGGGCCTTGTCGGCGAGGTTCGCGCCGACGTCGACGCCGCTCGAGTACTGGCAGTTGCCGGGCGCAAGCAGGGTCCGGTAGGCGAGGTTGCCGAGCGGATCGTCCGGATCGAGCATCCATTTCGGATCCCCGCGCCAGTGCGACAGCATGTCGCACACGTTGACCGCGCCGTACTTCTCCTGCATGAAGTTCATCAGCTTCGGATCGAAGAACGGCGTGAAGGCGCTCCACATCACGCGGAAGCGCTCGTTCTCGACGGCACCGACGCCGTTCTCCACGCGCTCCTTGAGTTCGTCACGCAGTTCCGTGAGGTAGTCGACACCCTGTTGCGTGCCGGGCAACAGACGTATCGCCAGCAGCGTGCCGGAGTAACACTCGGGGGACAGCGGACACGGAACGGTGGCAACGAGCTTGTCGATCTCGAGGTGCAGCTCGGTGAGGCGGTAGGACAGGCGCACCGTCTCCTTCAGACGGTCGTAGTCCATCTTCTTGCCCGTCTGCTCCTCCAGGAAGGCGATCAGGCGCTTGTACTCGTTCTTCCAGTGCTCCATCGCATGGGCGGTGTACGGCACGTAGGACCGCTCCAGGCCGAAGCTGGGGATGCCGTAGCGCCGGCCCAGCGTGTGGAATGACTTGACGTTGTCGCAGACGGAGGAGGCGTAGAGGAACATGTCCGAGCGGGGCCACTTGCCGGCAGCCATCAGGCCGTCCATGTTGCGGAAGAAGGAGCAGACCTCCCCGGGCGTACCGGTCGAGGCCGAGACACTTAGGGCCGCGGGGACGGAATCCATGTTCACGATGTTCGAGACGACGCCCCAGAATTCGTTGAAGACACCTCTCACGTCCATCGCCTCGAGGATCTCGAGGGGCTGCTGAGTGCCGTGGCTCGCAACCCACTTGCCGTCGTCCTTGGCCGTGGCGATCCGGTCGACGTACGTCGACACCATGTCCAGGTAGCCGACGCTGGACTTCATCAAACCCTTCTGTTTCTTGATGCCTTCCTTCGCCTTCTTGAGGCCTTCCCGAATCACTTCGATCGAAACCATTTTGTCGTTGCTCTTCGTCGACTTGACGGCGCTCATCTCGCTTCTCCTGTTCCGACCAGCGGCCCGATATCGACCATGTCAGTTGTGAACGTGTCTTCCGCTCTCATATTGAGTTCCTTCGTCTCGATCCCGACAGTCAGTCGTGCCCGCCGCTCAAAAGGTCTCGAAGTGCAGCCGGCCTTCGCGCTTGAGGGCTCCGGCGAGGGTCTCCCAGCGCTGGCCGGCTTCCTCGGCGATATCGCGCAGCGCCGCCACGACGCCTTCTTCCATGCTCCTCAGGCCGCAGACGTAGAAGTAGCTGTCCTCGTCGGCCAGCAGCGCAGCCAGGTCGACGGCACGCGCGCGCATCAGGTCATGCACGTAGCGCTTGGGTTGCCCGGGGATGCGTGAGAAGGCCAGGTTGACGTCGATGAAGTCTTTCGGCAGCCGGTGCAGCCGGCCGAAGAACGGGAGTTCCTCATGCGTGCGGGCGCCGAAGAAAAGCATCAGCTTGCTGCGCGCGAAATTCGGGGAAGTGCGCTGGCGGTACCGCCGAAGCAGCATTGCCCGCATCGGCGACGCGCCGGTGCCGGTGCAGATCATCACGATGTGACTGCCCGGGTGATTCGGCATCAGGAAGCTTGTGCCGAACGGGCCGATCAGCGGCACCGGGTCGCCCACTTTCAGGTCGCACAGGTAGTTGCTGGCCACGCCGCGCACCGCGTTGCCCTTGCGGTCCTGAAGCACGCGCTTGAGAGTCAGCGACAGGTTGTTGAAGCCAGGACGCTCGCCATCACGCGGGCTCGAGACCGAGTACTGGTGCACCGGATGCGGCCGCCCCGCGGCGTCGACGCCCGGCGGAATGACGCCGATCGACTGACCTTCCAGCACCGGGAACGGCGCCCTGCCCAGGTCGAGCACGATGTGGTGCGTGTCGTATTCGCGCCCGACCTCGGTCACGCGCACATTGCCCGCCACCGTCGCGATGACAGGATTGCTCTCGTCATACAGCCCGGTGTAGGCATGCGCCGCCGACCACGGGGGGATCGTGGCGCTGTGCTGCGCTCCTTCCGTTTTCGCGGCAACTCTCTCCGCCGGCGAGGGGGCAGCGCGGGCGACCGCCGGCTCTCTTCCGACGGTGATGCCTTCGGCCGCCAGTTCGCCAGCGGTCAGTTCGTCCGGCAGCGAATCCCAGCCCATTTGCGCGCGGACGCTGTAGACCCTGGCGCGCGGCATCCTGCGCCAGCTGTCGATCGCGCCCGTCGGGCAGCGCTGAATGCATGCCAGGCTATGTCTGCACTTGGCGGCATCGACCACGTAGTTCTTCGCATCGTGACTGATCGCACCCGAGGGGCAGATGGATTCGCAGGTGTTGCAGCGCATGCAGGTCTCGGTATCGATCAGATGCTGCTTGATGACTGCACCGACGGAGATTTGCATAGACTCTCGCTCAAGCAATTGGATCTACCGTGGACCGGCGTAGCGGCGCTTACGCGACCGTCGACGTCGCACCTTCCGTACTGTGGCTGGCCTTCCGCCCGCCATGCGCCTTCGCCGCGAACAGCGTCCGCGACAACATGCCGCCGGAGAGATTGCGGGCCTTGAATCCGTTCTGCAGCAGGATGCGCGTTGCGTAATACGCGCGCTGCGCAGAGCGGCAGATGAGGAAGATCTCGCGGTCGCGGGGAAGCTCACCCAGACGCCCGCGCAACTCGCCCAGTGGGATGTTGATCGCGCCCGGCACTTTTTCGACGACCAGTTCCACCGGACTGCGCACGTCGAGCAGCAACGCGCCCTTGATGTGGTCCCAGTGCGCAAGCGGCATGTCACCGCGCAGCACGTCGGCCGCGATCATCCCGGCGAAGTTCACCGGGTCCTTCGCGCTGCCGAACTGCGGCGCATAGCAGAGCTCGGCTTCCTCGAGGTCGTAGACCGTGGCGCCCATCTGGATCGCCATGGCCAGTCCACTGATCCGCTTGTCGACGGCCGGGCCGTCTTCGCCGAGCGCCTGCGCGCCGAGCAGGCGCCCGTCCGATTGCCGGAAGATGACTTTCATCGCGACCGGGGTCGCGCCCGGGTAGTACCCGGCATGCGAGTTCGGGAAGAAGTAGATCTTCTCGTAGTCCTCGTCGCCGAGCCGCCTGAGCGTCTTCTCGCTGACGCCGGTCCATGCGGCGGCACCACCGAACAGTCCGATGATCGACGTGCCCTGCGTGCCGCGGAAATTCGCTTCGCGCCCGGCGATGACGTCCGCCGCGATGCGGCCCTGCCGGTTGGCAGGCCCGGCCAGAGCGACCAGACTCCACTCGCCGGTCACGAAGTCCCTCACTTCGACCGCGTCGCCGACCGCGAAGATGTCGGGGTCGCTGGTGCGCATGTGGCCGTTGACACGGATGCCCCCGTGCTCGCCGACGTCGAGGCCGGCGGCCTGCGCCAGCGTCGTATCCGGGCGCACGCCGAGCGCGAGGATCACGAGGTCGGCCGGATGCGTCTTGCCCGACTTCGTCAGCACTTCGAGCGCACCGTCGTCCAGCTGCTTGAAGCCGGCCACGCCGTCGCCGAGTGCGAGGTGCAGGCCGTGCCGCTTCATGTGCTCCTCGACGAGGCGTGCGAACTCGCGGTCCAGCGGCGCGAGCAGCTGGTCGAGCATCTCGACCAGCGTCACCTCGAAGCCTGCGTGAATCAGGTTCTCCGCCGTCTCCAGCCCGATGAAGCCGCCGCCGATCACCACGGCGCGCCGCGCCGGCTTGACGAACTGAATGCCGGAGTAGTTGTACATGCCGGCGAGGAACGACGTGCCTTTCTCGATCCACTCGCGGATCGTGCGTGCATCGGGCACCGTCCGCACTTCAAAGATCCCGGGCAGGTCAATGCCGGGCAGCGGGGGACGCACCGAACGTGCGCCGGGCGACAGCACCAGCTTGTCGTACGACTCGGTCGTCACTTCGCCGGTCGTGACATTGCGCAGGTCGACCGTCTTCATCTTCGGGTCAATCGAAATCGCCTCGCAGTTGATCCGCGCATCGATCCCGAACATCACGCGGAATGTCTGCACGTTCGAGACCAGCAGGCTCGACTCCTTCGGAATCACGCCGGAGATGTGATAAGGCAGACCGCAGTTCGCGTACGAAACGTACGGGCCGCGCTCCACCATGACGATCTCGGCCTTCTCGTCCAGCCGACGCAGCCGCGCAGCGCACGACGCGCCGCCAGCAACTCCACCAACGATGACGACTTTCATGTGTTCACTCCCTCGGTCCGATCGGCATGGCTCATGACTCCGTGCACCGCCCGTACTCGCAGAGAACGAGTCCAGCCGTTCAGGAGTATCGGTGGCAGTGTTGCGCGCTGTCCGACACCTTGAGACAGCGACTGGACATTTCCAGACAGAACGCCCTGGGCTGGTTGCGTGAGATCAACAAGCAGCGACGAACAGGGCTTTCTCGCGGGGAGCCCTGTTCCGTTGCATCGCCCGTTTCAGGAACCGCGCTACGTGACGGAGCTTTGCAAGTATTTACGGCACCTTTGCGCGCCGTCAGACACCTTCAGGCAGCGACTGGACACTTTCGGACGGCACGACCTAAGCTGGTCGCGTGAGGTCAATGAAATGAACATGACGCGGGGTGGGCGCAGTAACGCTCGCCGACCGGAGGCCAGGGACGCTACGGTCCGAATCGGGGCAACCGTCGGTCTTGTCCCGGTTTTGGAGAGCCTCGGCGCAGATCCAGCCCGCCTGCTGACTGAGGCAGGCGCCGACATGTCGCTGTTCGACAATCGCGACAACTGGGTTTCCTACACGGCGCGCAATCACTGGGTGGCGCACTGCGTAGAACGCACGGGCTGCCGTCACCTCGGACTTCTGATCGGACAGCGCAACGACCTGCACTCTCTCGGGCTCATCGGCCTGCTGGCGAAGTACTCGCCCGACGTCGAGAGCGCGCTGCGCAGCCTCGTCCGCTACTTCCGTCTTCACGTGCGAGGTGCCGTAACTACATTCGGTACGGAAGGCCGCTGGGCAATGTTCGGGTACGAGACTTCCGTGCCCAGGGCGGAGGCGAACGACCAGATCGTGGATGCCGCCCTGGCGTCGGCGTTTAACATCCTCCAGGGATTGTGCGGCCCCAGCTGGAACGCCACCGAAGTCCGGTTCGCCCACCGCAAGCCCGAGGACTTGCGGCCTTATCGCGAATTCTTCCGCGCCCCGCTGCGCTTCGACGATGAACAGAACGCGGTGGTCTTCCATTCGAGCTGGCTGCGGCATCGCCTGCCGGAAGACGATCCCGATGTGCGTCGGCTTCTGGAAAACCACGTCGAATCACTCGAGATGAAATTCGGCGACGAGTTCCCGGAGCAGGTGCGCAGCATCCTGCGCACGGCGCTGCTGACCGATAGCGGAGGCGCCGATCAGATCGCTTCGCTGCTTTCGATGCACAGTCGCACACTGCATCGCCGTCTGGCCGCGTCGGGCACGAACTTCAGGGAACTGGTGGACGAGACCCGTTTCGCAATCGCGTGCCAGATGCTCGCGGATACGGACGCAGACGTCAGCCACGTTGCGGACGTGCTCGACTACGCCGACTCGAGTGCCTTCACGCGCGCATTCCGGCGATGGAGCGGAACGACCCCGACCCAATGGCGCGTTCAGCAAAAGCGGACGGCACGTTCGCGGCCTCAAACCCCAGTGCACTGACGGGACACAAGGCGTACCGCGCTGTTTGGCACAACGTCTTGCCCTGACAGTTTCCAGCAGTCGCGGAGGCCCGCCCGATCCTTGAAGTCCGCTATTGCGCCAGCCAGCCGCCGTCGACCGGCAGCGCCACGCCGCGCATCTGCGCCGCGGCCTCCGAGCACAGGAACACGCACAGGGCGCCCATCTGCTCGGGCGTGGCGAATTCGCCGGAAGGCTGCTTTTCGGCCAGCAGTTCCGCCTTCGCCTTGTCGGCCGCAATGCTTTCGGCCTTGGCCCGGTCGTCGATCTGCTTTTGCACGAGCGGCGTCAGCACCCAGCCGGGGCAGATGGCGTTGCAGGTGATGCCTGTCCTGGCCATTTCCAGGGCCACTACCTTGGTCAACCCAACCACACCGTGCTTGGCAGCGACGTAGGCGGCCTTGTGTGTCGAGGCGACCAGTCCGTGCACCGAAGCGATGTTGACGATCCGGCCCCAGTTGCGGCTCTTCATCTGCGGCAGCACCGCCTTGATCGCATGAAAGTTGGACGACAGGTTGATGGCGATCACGGCATCCCAGCGATCGTCCGGAAACTCTTCGACCGACGCCGTGTGCTGGATGCCGGCGTTGTTGACGAGAATGTCGACCGACCCCAGTTCCTTCGTCGCCATGCGCACCATGTCCTGAATCTGCGCCGGCTTGGACATGTCGGCGCCGCTGTAGGCGACGTTCACTTTGAATTCGGCCGCCAGCGCCGCACGCAGGCGTTCGATCTCCTGCGCCTCGCCGAAGCCGTTGAGCATCAGGTTGGCGCCCGCACCGCCGAGCGCGCGGGCGATACCCAGGCCGATCCCGCTGGTCGAGCCGGTCACGATGGCGGTCTTGTTCTTCAGCATCATTTCGTCTTCCCCCCAGGTGCGAGATAGTCGTAGACGACCGTGCCCAGGTTGAGCGTGAGGTCGCACACGATATGTGTGCCCGAAAGGACTTCCAGTACGGGCAGTTCAGCGACCGGTGCAAGGGCGTGGTGAAACAGTTCTATCGCCGCCGGCCCGCTCCAGGCGCCGTGGACCGTGACATCGCCGCACCGGTACCGCACGATTTCGCAGATGCGCGGCGTGCCGTCGACGTGTGGAATGATCTTCAGCAGGTAGCCCGGCGCTTCGACCGACTCGCGCGCCTTGTCTTTGTCCAGCGCCCGGTGCTTGTAGCCCATCGTAGCGACGGCGACCGGCACCGGTCCGAACCGGAGAGCGCCACCGAGCGTGTCCTTCTCGACCCTGAGGATGGGCGAAGCCAGCTTCTTCGGAAAGCCCCAGAGCTCGCGCCCGCCGGCAATCGGCGGGTCGCAGTCGAGGTACATCGAGTGGACGTAGCCGCCTTTTTCGCCGCGAAAGGCGACCGGGATCACCTGGCCGCTTTCGGTGTAGTCGCCGAACCCGGTCGAATCAGGCATGCGGATGAATTCGTACTTGACCACCGGCTCCGTGAACTCGAGCGGCGCCGGGATCACGGCCTTCAACCTTTCCGGGTCGGTCCGGTAGGTGACGATGAAGAACTCCCGATTGACAAAGCGATACGGGCCCGGCGGATACGCCGGGCTCGTCAGCGGCATCGCAAAGGCGCGACTTCTGACTTCATCTTCGTTCATGGACAGGTCCTTTCGGCTCCTTCGACGCTACAGATCGAGAATGCGTACGCCGTTGCCCAGGTCGGTGACTCGGCACGACTCGGGGTCTTGCAGCACTTTCTGGACATCCTCGTGTCCTCCCTGCCACAGATCATTCACGGTGGCGCGCGAAAACTCGTAGTCCTTGAAGTCGGACGACTTCGTGTTGTAGCGGTTGACCAGGTGGATGATCGACAGGCGACCGCGCCGGCTGATCTCCTCGAGCTTCCTGACCTGCGGATCCTTGCGAAGGCTGGCCGGCAACCTGGCGAGCACGCCCGCCAGCGTGGTGCGCATCTGCTCCAGTTTGCGGATCTCATCGACCGAGAAGCGCGTCTTGCTCTGGAACTGGATGTCCTTCACGCGCTCCGCCACCTGGTTGAGGTTCCTCGGCAGCTCGCCCAGGCCGCTGAAAAGATCGACCTGCACGATCAGCGCGCTCATGCGGAAGTCCTTTGCCACGTATCGCGCCGGGGTGTTGGACATGATCCCGCCGTCGAAGTAGTACTCGCCGTCGATCTCCACCGGCGGGAAGCCCGGCGGCAGCGCGCCACTGGCCATCACGTGGCTTGCCGTGATCCTGTGCGTCGTGCTGTCGAAGTAGACCGATTCGCCGGTGCACGCGTTGACCGCGCCGAGTGACAGGCGGACGTCGCCGGCGTTGATGCGGTCGAAGTCAACCAGCTTCTCGAGCGTCGCCCGCAGGGGCTCCGTGTCGTAGTAGCTCAGTGCGGCCAACGTCCCTTCCAGAGCGAATTGCGGCGGCGGCAATCGCGGCACGAAGAATCCGGGGATGCCGAGGAACATCGCCGACGCGGCGGCCATCCGGTTCATCGTCGGGCGCGCGAAGTCCATCGACTCCGGCATGACGAACGGTGCCTGTGACGAGACCAGTTCCCAGAATTCGCGCAGGCGCTCGACGCGGCGCTCAGGTGGATTGCCGGCGATCAGCGCGGCGTTGATCGCACCGATCGAGATGCCGACGATCCAGTCGGGCTCGAACCCAGTTGCTGCAAGGCCCTCGTAGACGCCGCCGTGGTAGGCGCCCAGGGCGCCTCCACCCTGCAGCAGCAGGATGTGATGGTCATGTTCCCCGAAGCCGGCGTCGGCGCTTGCCGACACGGCGGGTTGTTTCTTCCGGGCCCTCGACATATCGATCCACCTCCGGACGGCGCGCGAGTTCGGACTACCGAAATTTCGGTACCCGTTCGAATGGCATTCTGGGTGCGTCCGCGACGGACAGCGTGTGCAATGTCAACTGAGTACGGTGGACCGCCTGCCAGACGGCGACCGGATGCCATGAAGTGGAGCGAAGCATTCCGCACCTGACGTACGTCGCGGGAATCCCGCGATCCGTCGATGCAGCGCGCAGTTCGGAAGCAACGCGCGAGGAGCCGACAGGTTCGACGCTGACGACAATGAACCTTGGACAGCTCGCTACTCTGAACTCTTGGTCTCGTCGATAAAACGAAGACAGCCGTGCAAGAGGACCGCACCCACGTTACTTCTTGAGCTTAATCTCCATGCCGCTCAAGTCGAGCGAGAGTTCGAGTCCGACCTGCGCGCCCTTGACTTTCAGCACGACGCCCTTGGAGTTCTTGAGTTCGGCGACCTTTCCGCCACCGGCGATCGCGACGCCCGCCTGTACCGCCGAGTACGTGCCTTCGATGTCGCTCGGCTGCTTCATGTTCTTGACCTCGCCGATCAGCTCGGCCTTCGACACGCCGATCGTCGCGCCCAGGCTGACGCCACCGATGCTCACCGGGTATTTCTTGCCCTCGAACGTGAGGGTGCCATCGCCGCCGCTGCCACCGACGATGAAGCCGGCCTTGTAGACCGTCAGGTTGATCGTGCCGTCGGCCGCCGACGCCATAGTGGCGAACAGTCCGGTGCCCGCCGCCACGACCAGGATCAGCGCTGCACGGATGAATGATCTTCCGACTATCGAAGTGCGCATGACTCTGTTCTCCAGATTGGTCTGCCGTCCGGTTTCGTGCAGGCTGCAACCACGCGGGACGGAGTCGCGTAGTCAGTATCGGTGCCACCACCGCATCGTGTTGGCCGCAATTGCAGGATCGACCTCTGTCCAGTTCACAGAGCGTGCGTCGCCCCAAAATCAACTTGCCAGAAGCTTTCGGCCGAGGGCGCCGAGAGTTCGGAGGAACTCGAGCCTTGCTCGTCGTTTGCCGGTCTGGCCGGCTGACGAACACTCACTTTCGGCCTGGCCGATTGGCTCCGCCATTGGTATTGGCGGCACCGGCGGCAGCGCCCTTGTTCCCGGCCGCTCCCGGTTGATTAACGCCGGGGTCCACCGTGCCTGCACCGGGAGCGCCTCCGCCACGATTACCCGCCGCTCCAGGCTGGTTGACTCCGGGGTCGACCGCACCACGACCTGGCGCCCCCACGCCAGGCGTCGCCGCAGCAGCGGCGGCCGCCGGACGCGCGACGCAGCCCACAGGCACACCCGGCGACGTGCAGTAGATCACCGCCGCGGCAGCGGCCGGACGAGCGACACAGCCCACAGGAACACCCGGCGACGTGCAGTAGACCTGCGCCTGAGCGATGGAGGCGACGGCGCTGAGGCCGGCAGTCAAAAAGAATTCAGAAAGTCCGTATCTCATTATGTGTTCCTCGCAACCGAGTGTGGGAAAGCAATGCTCCGCAAGTTCCGATTGCCATAGTCGAACCTCACCTCGGCGGAGCGACGACGACGAACTGCGATCCCTGGGGCGCATACCAGGTACTGCCGCACTGCTGATACACAGCGCCACCGACATTCACCGGCACGCACCCCGGCGGTGGTGCCGCCACAATCGAGCCGATGACGACCGCGGTTGCCGTGACTGCCGCCGCCGCCGCGACCGGGTGATAGTCCCTATCCCATCCGCCGCCGCCCTCGACATTGACGTTGACGTTCTTGTTGACGTTGGTGTTGTTGACGTTGTTGACGCTGGTACTCCGCGTGTTGTTGGTACGGGCATCGGCCTTGGTGTTATTGACCTGCGCAGTCTGCCGGTCGCCACCGCCGCCACCACCGGCCTGAGGCGCCGCCTTGGCGCCGCCACTGCCCCCGCCACCCGCGCCGCCACCACCACCGGCCCGCGCGCCTCCGCCACCGCCTCCGCCACCGCCCCGGCCGCCCGCGGCCTCGGCTAGCGGAGCCACCACCACGCTGACGACGATCGCGGCCACTGCCGCTCGAATCAGATTGCTAAACGACGATTTCATGTTCGCGCTCCTCTATTGGGTCTTCCGCGGCAGGATTTCAATCTGGGTCGACCCCTTCGGCGGCGTGAACTTGAACACCGCGTCCGTGAAGGACGGCTTCAGGTTCCAGGTGATCACGCTGACCGACTGCGGACGCGCGTCATCGGTACGGCTGGTGATCACCACTTTGCGCGGAAGCGGCTTGCTTCCTGTTGCGATCCAGATCTGCCAGTCGATTCCTTTCTGGCGGAACGCATAGTGATCACAGATCTCGCCACCGACGATGGCCTGGCCCGCATTCATCGCCGATTCGAATTGGTCGAATTTCGCATCCGGCGTGCCGAAGAGAAACAGGTCCTCCAGCGGTATCTCCACCCCGTACTTTGATTCCAACCGGTCGATCAGAGCACCGATCGTTCCGGTGAATTCGATCTTCGAGTAGTACTTCTGGGCCGGGTCGTACAGCGTAACCGCCTTGCCGTCGTACACGAGGTCACGCTTCCCCAACGCATTGCTCATGACGACATGCAATCTGTTCGGAGGAAGTACATCGAGCTTGGCGGATGCCGAGCGCTGCAGCTTCTGGCCATCGGCCAGTACTCGCTCGCCAGTCACATCACTCGACACCTGAAAGCGCTTCAGTGTCAGCAGGTAGGCGCCCATGTCCTTCAGCGCCTGGACCGAGGCGGGATCGACCGGGTTCGCCGCCGGCGCAGACGTCGTTGGGGCTGCGGTCTGTGCACTGCTTCCCGGTGCCGCGAGCGAAAGCGCCAGCAGGCCGAGGATCAGAAGTCTTCTTGCCATAGTCATCTCCTGCGTAGGCTTCGCCTTCGGAACGTGCGGCGATTCTGACCCGTCGAAGCGCGATCGAACCGACATGTCCAGACACCCAAGCGACATTTCCGGACAGAGTCGACAGACCCTATTGCGTGAGATCAAACAGACGCGTGCGGACGTCGCACGGCCGTAGGCGAAGCACGTCGATGCGGATGAATCGACCCCGAGGCGGAATCGATCCGAGGCTGACGCGATGTAATCGGCCGTCCAACTCGATCCACGCCCTGATTGCGTCAACGCAGAACGTCTTCACGACGACACCTGCACGATCGCGTGGCAAATGGCGAACGACGAGCACGTGTCCGTTACAGGAGCCTCCCGTGACCTTATCTGCCTTCCCACGCCGGTCAGCGGCGTTCATCGCTGTCCTCATGGCCACCAGTGCCGGCGCGCAGACTGCCCCGTCAACCGACACGCCGCCGAAACCCGTCGGCCAGTCCATCGCGGCCGCGTCGTTACCGGCACAACCCCGCATTGGCCTCGCGTTGTCCGGCGGCGGAGCGCGTGGAATTGCCCACGTCGGCGTGCTCAAGGTCCTCGAAGAGATGCGCATTCCGGTGCATTGCGTGACCGGTACCAGCATGGGGGCCATCGTCGGGGGCACCTACGCCGCGGGCCGCGCGCCCGAGGACATGCAAAAGGCCGTCCTTGCGGCCGACTGGGAGTCGATCTTCCGCGACTCGCCGCCGCGCAAGGAGATCGACGTTCGGCGCAAGATCGATGACTACAAGACGTTGTTCAAGCCGCAGTTCGGCGTCAAGAACGGGAGCCTCGCGCTACCGAAGGGGGTCATTGCAGGCGTCTCGATCGAGTCTTTTTTCCGCCAGCTCGCCACGCCCGCGTTCGGCATCGGCGATTTCAACAAGCTGCCGATTCCATTCCACGCAATGGCGACCGACATCGAGACCGGCGATGCGGTCGTTCTCGAGAAGGGCAGCCTGGCCCAGGCGATGCGCGCGAGCATGTCGGTGCCGGGCGCGATCGCGCCGGTGGAAATCGACGGCAGGCTGCTGGTCGACGGCGGCATCGCGAACAACCTGCCGATCAACGAGGCGCGCAAGATGTGCGGCGATGTCATCATCGCCGTGAACATCTCCACACCGCCGCTGAAACGCGACGAACTGACATCGGCGCTCAGCGTGACGGCGCAGCTGATCAACTTCCTCGGCAAGCAGACCGTCGACGAGCAGATCAAGAGCCTCGGACCGAACGACGTGCTGATCGCGCCGGACCTCGGCGACATTTCTGCAGGATCGTTCGAGCACTCCAAGGACGCGATCAGGATCGGCGAGGAAGCCACGCGCGCGATGGCAGACAAGCTCCAGCGCTACAGCCTCCCACCAGAACAGTATGCCGCGCTGCGCTCCAAACAGGTCGCCGAATCGAAAGCGCTCGGCACGGTGGATGAGATCCGCATCGAAGGCCTGCACCGGACCAACCCTGCGGTGGTGCGTTCGCTCGTGGAGAGCAAGCCGGGCGAACCGCTGACCGAGGACAAGCTGGGCGCCGATTTGCGCCGGATCTACGGCACCGGCGACTACGAAAGCATCAGCTATCGCATCGTTGGCGGCGACACCGGTCCCCGCGCGATGATCATCGAGCCGGTCGAAAAATCGTGGGGCCCGGACTATCTGCGCTTCGGCCTCGCGCTCGCCAGCGATTTCTCGGGCGACAACCAGTTCAATGCGCTGGTCCAGTTCCGCAAGACCTGGCTCAATCGCCTGGGCGCGGAATGGCTTACCGAGGCGCAGATCGGCCAGAACTCGCACCTTGCGACGGAGTTCTATCAGCCGCTCAATGAGGCCGGAAAGTGGTTCGTCGCGCCGAGCGCCTACATCGGCCAGCAGACGCGTGGCGTGTTCGACGGCGAAAACAAGGTCGCCGAGTACGTCGCCAGCGTCACGACGGGCGGCCTCGACGGCGGCGCGGTGCTGGGAACCTGGGGTCAGCTGCGTGCCGGCTACGCGATGTCACGCGTCTACGCGCACGTCGACACCGGTTCTCCGTTGCTGCCGTCGGTCCGCGAGACCACGGCGGGCTTGCGCGCGGCGATATTCATCGACCAGACCGACCACGCGTGGTTCCCGCGGGAGGGATACGGGCTGGTCGCGACCGCGTATTCGGCGATGGAGTCGCTGGGCTCGGACGTGAGCTACAACCGCATCGAGGCGACCGGGCGCGCCACCAAGAGCTGGGGCCCTCATACGGTGAACGCCACGGCCAGAGGCGGATCATCCCTGGGCTCCGACATGCCGGCCTATGAGCAGTTCACCCTGGGCGGTCCGCTGCGGCTGTCGGCTTACCGCATCGACGAGTTCGCCGGACGGCAGTACGCGTACGGTCGGCTGTCGTACTACAACCGCACGTTGCCGCTGCCCGACCTGCTGGGCTCCGGCATCTATGTCGGCGCAGCGGGAGAAGTTGGTCGCATCAGCGATCGTGTCGATGGCCTGCCTTCGCCGGGCACGGTGTGGTCCGGCACCGCATTCCTCGGCGCCGACACGTTCCTGGGGCCGGCATATGTCGGAGTCGGTGTTGGCGCCGGACGGTGGAGCCTCTTCCTGCTGCTGGGTGCGCCGTGATGTGCAATCGCGTCGGGCCGAACCCAGGCCTAATTCCCGCCGAGCGGCAGCAGCGCGGCCATCGGGTTCCTCGTCGCAGCGCGGATCGTTGACCGCACCGTTCGGTGCGTCGTTCCAGGGGCACGCGTTCTCTCTGCGCCGCAATTGCGCGCGTCGCGATCTTTGCTCAATGTCGTGGTGACTGCTTGCGGACTACGACAGGACAAGAGACGTGGCGCCACACCACGAAATCAGGCTCGGCCTGGCCCTGAGCGAAGCGAAGCCACAACCGCCCTTGATATCGTTCGGGACCAGTCTGCGAGGGGCGCCGGCGGCCGGTGTGCAAAAGATTCCAATACTTGAATTGATGCGGCTCTCCGTCGAGCTCAGCGCTCGGTGATCAATCTGCCGATCTGCAGAGCGACTTGGCAGGCCTCAAATGCGTTGGCACACCCACGAGTCTTCATCGCTCTCCCTCTTGAGAATTCAAATGCATAGGACGGACGGCAGCTGCCTGCGCTTGATCGTCCTCATGGTCTTCAGCGTGAAGGGCGAGCAGCATGATGATCTCTTGGCGAGAGCCAGGCGGCAGGCTTGTCGTGGATCTCCGGAGGAGTCGAGGCGGATGAAATCCCTGAGCGGTATCGACAGCGCGTTCTTGTACCTGGAAACACCCGCGACGCCGATGCACGTCGCTTCATTGCACCTGTTTGACTTGCCGCTTGGCTACCGCGGCGACTTTCAGGCAAGGATCAAACGAGAGTTGGCTAGGCGGCTGCATCTGGTACCGATCTTCCAGCGCAAGCTCGCGCCGATGCCGCTGCAGTTCGCCGGACCGGTGTGGATCCCGGCGGCCGCGTAGGCGCTGCCGTCGTCGAGCTGGGAGCGCATCTGCTCCAGGCCGGCGGTCGCGCTCATGGTCGTGAAGGTCGTGCTCGCGGCCTGGCCGCAGATCGCCTCGGTGACCACGAGCCGGTAGGTCGTGCGCTCGGCGAGCTGGGTCCGCGGGTGGCCGTAGAGCGTGTGCCTCGCGGGGCTGAACACGAGCCGGTTGAGCGGGATCCGGTCGCCGCCGGCGGCGGGCTGGAGGTAGACGCTCTCGGGCGTGACGCGCGCGAGGTCGATCGCCTGGCCGAAGCCGATCTCGATCCGCGGGTCGAGGTCGAACCCGTCGAGCTGGTTCAGCAGCCGCACGTCGTCGCAGTCCGACGGCCGGGCCGAGCAGTCGGGCAGCGGGAGCGCGAGCCGCTTGCCGGTGAGCTGGCGCCCGTCGGCGACGGTGAGCCGGTCCGAGGGGAACAGCGACGGCGCGGCCTCCGCGGCGGCCGGGAGCGCGAACAGGATGGAGAGCGCGCAGAGGGCGGCGCCGGGGATGCGGATCACGCTCGGGCCCTACCCGCGCACGCCGCGGCCGACGCCACGACTCCGCTTTCCGGCGCGGCGGCGCGCGCTCGGTCCGGGCTTAGCGGTCGTTCAGTGGGGAAGGCTGCAATGGAAGCCTGAACCCATGAACACGGAGGACCCGACATGTCCATCATGAGCCGGATCGGCGCCTTCGCGCGCTCGCCCCAGGGCCGGCGCGCGGCCGCGGCGGCCATGGCCTATGCCCAGAGCCCGAAGGGCCGCGCCAAGATCGACCGCGCGCGCAAGCAGCTCGCCGCCCGCGGCGCCAAGAAGAAGCGCCCGGCCGGGTAACCGCCCCGCCGCGCGGCGCCGCGCATGGTTTGATCCGCGCCATGCCCACCGGCGCGCAGCTGATCGTCGACCTGCTCGAGCAGGAGGGCGTCGAGGTCGCCTTCGGCCTCCCCGGCGTCCACAACCTCGCTCTCTGGGAGGCGCTGCGCGGATCCCCGGGAATTCACTGGCCGTCGTTTTACAACGTCGTGACTGGGAAAACCCTGGCGTTACCCAACTTAATCGCCTTGCAGCACATCCCCCTTTCGCCAGCTGGCGTAATAGCGAAGAGGCCCGCACCGATCGCCCTTCCCAACAGTTGCGCAGCCTGAATGGCGAATGGCGCCACGCTTCCCGAAGGGAGAAAGGCGGACAGGTATCCGGTAAGCGGCAGGGTCGGAACAGGAGAGCGCACGAGGGAGCTTCCAGGGGGAAACGCCTGGTATCTTTATAGTCCTGTCGGGTTTCGCCACCTCTGACTTGAGCGTCTATTTTTGTGATGCTCGTCAGGGGGGCGGAGCCTATGGAAAAACGCCAGCAACGCGGCCTTTTTACGGTTCCTGGCCTTTTGCTGGCCTTTTGCTCACATGTTCTTTCCTGCGTTATCCCCTGATTCTGTGGATAACCGTATTACCGCCTTTGAGTGAGCTGATACCGCTCGCCGCAGCCGAACGACCGAGCGCAGCGAGTCAGTGAGCGAGGAAGCGGAAGAGCGCC